>Ga0315336_1000004_pt1:0-42500 | contig 3121875 bp, 2593 predicted proteins | sample ASW5metaG_FD_204512 | JGI IMG/M metagenome (GOLD analysis project Ga0315336, IMG submission 204512) | Ammonia-oxidizing marine archaeal communities from Monterey Bay, California, United States - ASW #5 | ecosystem: Environmental > Aquatic > Marine > Intertidal zone | place: USA... | reverse complement strand
CGACCCGCGCCGGCGGTGCATGCGATCAGATCACGGTGTCGCCGGAAACCATAACGACGGTGCTCAAGGTGCCCAACCAGGCCATGGGCAATCCGTGTGACCTTGGCGCGGACGCGCTGCTGGATCCTGGCACCTACCAGATCACCGCTGGAACATATACCCCGGGCGAGATGACGCCCGGTTCGTGCGCAACGACAACAGCCGAGGTCGTGGACGGCGACGTGACGGTCAACTTGCCCGCGCTCGGCGCCTGCCCCTGAGCGTAGCTACTTCATGGCCGGCTTGTTCAGCACTTCGCCGGTGAAGTCGCGGGACGGCACACCGATTACGAGCTCTAGAACCGTGTTGTCGTTGTAGGGCTGGGGCAGATAAAGAGCGTCGGCGCGCCAGCCGTGTTGACCGCTCCCCCAGATCAGTCCGTGGGGATAGCTGACGGAATCGTGTTTGGAGAACAACGAGACTTCGCCGGTGGGCGTCACCTTGTACACGCTCGATGAGGTGTAGTCGGGGATGTACAGGTTGCCGCAGGCGTCGACGCCGACTCCATCGTGCCAGCCGTCGAACTGGCCATCGCCCAGCACCGTTGCCAGCTTCTTCTGGCCGCCGACGATGTTCATGTCGTCGTCGAAATCCACGTACCACACGCTGCCGTCACCGATGGTGCCGATGTACATGCGCTTTCCGTTCGGGCTGAAGTCGATGGAATGGGGAACCGTTTTGCCGAAGTCGTAGGTGAGCAACACTTCCTTGGCGCCGCTGGTTGGGTCGACTCGCACGATCCGCGACCCCCAATCGCCGACCGCGTAGATCTTGTTGTCGGGGCCGAGAACGACACCGTATGCAAAGACGTCGGTGGCAATGGGGACAAGACCGCCAGCGGCGGTGATACGGGTCAACGAGCCATCGTCGGTTGCGAACACGAGGTCGCCGTTCGGCAGCCAATCCATTTGCTCACCGGCGCCAATGCCAGGGACGAATGTAGTGCGCACGTTGTCATAGCTGCTCTTTATCAGCGAGTTGGTGTCACTGCCGATCATCGCGCCATCCGCGGTGATGGCCAGGCCGTGATAGCCGCGGGGCTTATCCAACATCTGTTGCGACGATGGGGCCGAAGGCAAACTCGCGCAATCAACGCTGGTCACCGAGGCGTCGGCCTGGTCGACGTTTGCATCCACGATTCTTCTTGCGTCGTTCGTCGTGTCCGCATCGGCGGTCGCATTTGCGTCGGCGCCGGCACCTCCGCCGCTGCCACAAGCCACTAACGACACCGAGATGAACAACAAAAGAGCGAGCCTCATACTGCACAAGTGACCGCTGGTTCGTGAATCCATCGGAAAAACTGCTGCGACGGATGTGAGCGATGTTGCGCGATGCAACGCTGTGCTCGTTTGGCACAACGTGTTCCAACTGATTACGTCATGTTCGGACGCTCAAACCTGGTACGGGTGTTGAATCGAAAGTCGTATGCTTCGATCAGCGTGCGTTCTCGCCGCGTCAGCCGCGGTGTGTCTAATCCTTGGTACCGGGTGTTCGTCTTCAAGTGGAGGTGGCGCTGATGCGAACTACGACGATCCGGTCGACGGTGCGCCAACGCCATGGTTTCGCGACGCTTCTCTTTGTTCTGGTGGAGCTTCGGGAAGCAGCGGTACATGTTGCGCGGGGACAAGTGGCGCCAGCGGGACCTGTGATGACCCGCTTGATGCCGCACCCGAGTCGCCTTGCGATTTGCATACGTTCTTTTACGTAGGCAGCGCTACCAGTGTTTGGGTGAGTGGTGACTTCAATGGCTGGGCCACGACTCTAGCCGAGGGCGCGTACGCGATGACCGATGTGTCCGGTACGTGGTCGGTGGCTCGGCAAATCGGACCCGGGCGTCATTTGTACAAATTGATTGTGGATGGCACCTGGGGTGCTGACCCGAGCGCTGCCGAGCAGGAGCCTGACGGCTTCGGCGACTTTAACAGCGTCATCGAAACGTGCACCGACGTAGACGTGAACTGAGCTGTGGTCCGGCCTTGGCCCATAGGGTTGTATGCACTGGTGATCGTGTGCGCTGCCGCATGCGTTGGCGATCACAGCGAGCCCGAAATCGCGACCCACGTCGACGATTGGCGGGACGAAGTCATCTATCAAATCGTCGTCGACCGCTTCGCCAACGGAGATCCAAGCAACGATTCCATCGGAGGTGTAGGGACCGTTGCGGGCGACCTGGCCCGATATCAGGGGGGGGATTGGAGCGGCATTACTGAGCAGCTCGACTATCTAGATGCGCTCGGGGTGACCACGCTATGGATTTCGCCCATCAACGCCAACGTGGAACGGACCGATTATCAAGACGGTTATCACGGTTACTGGGCGTCGGACTTCACCACGTTGAACCCCCACTTTGGGGACCTGGCCGAGCTGCGCAAGCTAGTTGATTCGGTACATGCGCGCGGCATGAAGATTATCGTCGATATTGTCGCCAACCATACTGGGCGGGTTTTCTACTACGACTTGGACGCGGACCGGAGCCCCGACGACGGCGAGCTCGAGCCGGCCTTCCTGGGCACACGGGCTCCGCCGGGACAGATCGAATGGCTCGTGGCGCCTCCGCGCCTGTTCGTTCGAGACGATGATGACGCACAACCTGTGGCTACGCCGCTCGCGGCCACGCACTTTCATCGCCACGGTCAGACAACCGACGGCTCGCAGATGCAGAAGCAGCTTGGTGATTTTCCAACCGGACTGCGCGATCTTGATACGGAGAACGACTACGTTGTCGGCGGCCTCATCGATACGTTTACTCACTGGGTCGAACTGACCGATGTCGACGGGTTTCGGCTGGACGCGATTCCCCACGCACCCCACGAATTCTGGCGCGAGTTTGCACAGGGAGTTCGTCGCCGTCTCGAGTCGTTGGGAAAGCGGCGGTTCCTCCTGCTCGGTGAAGTGTTCGATGGCGATCCAGCGCGGCTCGCGTCGTACACCAGCGACGGCGGCTTGGACTCGGTCTTCGACTTCACGTTCAAGCTGTCGGCGGTGGACGGATTCGTCTTTGACGGCAAGCCGGCAGTGCACGCTGCCGCCGCGCTCAGTAGTGCGGCCGAGCACTATCCATCGTCGGGGCATCGTGGCGGGGTTGGCCTATCTCCGTGGCAAGCGAGAGTGACGTTTGCCTCGAACCATGATGTGCCGCGCCTTCGCTATTGGTTGGACGATCCGTGGGCCGCAGAATTGGCCATGACCATGGTGTTTACTGCCGGTGGGATCCCATCAGTATATTACGGGACCGAGCAAGAGTTCCGAGGAGGCTGGGGCAACGCTGCACGGGAGCCTTTGTGGCAGAGCGGGTTCCGGCGCGATACGCGCATGTTCCGGCATCTTGCCAAGTTGGCCGCGATCCGTCGCCAGTCGCGCGCGCTCCGCCGGGGCGACCTCACAGTGCGCTACGCCAGTGAAATCACTGCGCGAACGAGCGGCGCGGGAGCGGGCCTTCTGGTCTGGGAACGTCACATTGATGGAGATCGCGCGCTGATCGCAATCAATGGCCACCCAACCGACAACGCGACTGCCCGCGTGTGTACTGGCTTCGCGACCGGCGACGTACTGGCCAACTTTCTGGCCGACGGTGATCGCGTGGTGGTCGACGCCGACGGTTGCGTGGATATAGAACTGAAACCAAGGCGAGCGAGCATACTTCTGCTCACCCGTTAGTTTTGCGTCGGCGTGAACATCGACAAAAACTGTTGTGAGCTACGGAACCGGATCGTTTCGACCTGCCCACGGTTGTCCGCAGTCATCGATTTGTGGTCCGACCACGTGCAAACGACGTGTTGAACATTCGTACGATCACTGAGGTGAAAAGGTTGCATTGGCCTAGCCGAAGCGGATAAGCAGTGTGCTGAGGCACATGCCGGGCGCCTCAGAAAGCGGGATGCGAAAGACAGGGGAGCGGTTTGGGAAGTATGTGGTGTACGAGCAGCTGGGCTCGGGTGGTATGGCCGTCGTGCAACGCGCGACCTGGTCAGGCATCGAGGGCTTCGAGCGCGAGCTTGCGCTCAAACGACTGCACCCACAGTTGGGCAACAAGCCTGAAGTTGTCGCAGCGTTTGTGCGTGAAGCCAAACTGAGTGCGCGGCTTCAGCATGTGAGCATTGCCCACACGTACGAGTTGGGAAAAGTCGGCGACACTTACTTCATCGCGCAGGAGTTGATCGATGGTCGCGACCTCAAGGCGATCCTGCGTCGTGCCTCTATCGGCAATACACCGGTGCCCATTGCTGTGCTCGTGTGGATCCTCGCAGAGCTGTGCGAAGCCCTGGACTACACCCATACCCGCGCGGATACGGCCACTGCGATTCCTCTGGGTATCGTGCATCGGGACATCTCGCCCTCGAACGTGATGGTTACCCGTACCGGGCACGTCAAGGTTATCGATTTTGGCGTTGCCGAAGCTCTGGTAGACAACACGTATTCGGGTGGCATTCGCGGCAAGTACGGCTACATGTCACCCGAAGCTCTGGCACAGCAGCCCCTCGATGCTCGCTCGGATTTGTATTCGGTCGGTGTCGTCGCGCACGAGCTCATCGTCGGCGACCGCTTGTTCACCAAAGCCGAGCGGGAAGCGCGTAGCCGTGGCGAGATGCTGGACCAACCGCTGCCGCCGTCGCTCTACCGTCGCGACTGCCCACGCGAGTTGGACCAGATTGTTGTCAAGGCGCTGGCCAGCGATCGCAACGAGCGCTGGGGCTCGGCGAGCGCACTGCGGGAAGCGTTGCACTCATTTGCGCGGCGGAATCAGCTCGAGCACACTAGCTCGATGGCCGCCGAGTGGTTTGCTGACCTGTTCGCGGAATTCGAAGACGATTTTACCATCGTGGAGATGTCCGAGTGGATCGCGGACATGACCACAGAAGTAAACACCCCACCGGTACGCTAGGCGTCCGCGCCGACGACCATCCCCAGGTAACGACGCACGGCGAAGTAGTCCTCGCTCACCGAGTAGCGCAGTAAGTCGGTGATGCGGGTCTCAGTGCCTGGCATGCCGGGCCACGCGTGCTCCCTGGCGATCTGGGTCGCGGCAACGCGCAGGTCGTTGCACAAGATGAAGCCGGTACGATCAGCGGTGTGGTCGATTGCGACGCGCCACTGGCTGAGGTTTCGCGGTCTGTCAGACTGCCGTTCCCGTGCGGCCAGGCGTTGCAGCTGCTCCCATCGACTGGGCCCGATGTTCGGCGTGACCGTTCGCGACAGCTCGTCGATCAGCGCGGCGTCCGCAGAGGCCGACCAGTTGTTTGCGCGGCGGCGCACCGCCCAATCGAAGATTGCCTGGAGCTCAGAGATGCTGCCGAAGGCCAGGGCAAGTACGTGCTCTGGACGCAGGTAGCACATCTTCTTCGCGAGCACGAACGCTGCTTCCTTGTGGTCGTCGAGGTCGAAGTAATCCGAGCGCAGAACCAGCGATGGTGTGACGCCATCATCGGCCTTGCAGTTGGCGTACACGATCTCCCCTTCTTTGCTGTGCTGTATGTACAGTTGGGGCGCGCGTAGTCCCAGTGCTTGGGCCGCGTAGTTGAACAGCTGGACGCGCGGAGCCTTCCAGTGCCGCTGAGAGGGGATGTCGCGCTTGCGTAGGCCCCAGGATCGCGGAGACTTGGCCCGCAGCACCGAGACGTCTTGCCAGACCATCGCCATGATCGAGCTGATCAAGCGGTCTTCGTCCGGGTGATAGATGTGTTTCCATCGATCTGGGGCGAGGCGCTGCTTGGCGCGAATGAGCTTGCGTGTGTTGTAGCGCTCGTAGAACTTTAGGGCCTCTTCGGTGGCCTGTCCCATGAACACCAGCGCCCGGCAGACACACCAGGCCTCGTCATAGCGGCCTGCCTTCAAGAACGTACGGCCCAGCTGAATGTAGCTGTCGTACTTGGTCGGGTACATGTCGAGCATCGCCTGATGTTCGGCGACAGCTTTGTCCGCGCTGTCGGGACCCGCGGTGATGTATAGCTCCGCGAGGATTTCTCGGCGCTCGATATTGGTTGGGTCGAGATCTCGCGCGACTTCGAAGGCCGTGATCGCACTGCCGGTTTGGCGTAGTCGGGAGCGATAGATTTCACCTAGGCCGTGCCAAAGATATGTGATGACCGGGTGACCGTTGGGCAGGCGGTGGATCATCCGCCGATATGCTCGCTCTTGTTCCTTCCACGAGCGTTTGCGCGTGTAGATAGCGTCGGCATCGGCGAATGCCTTCATGAACCTGGGCAGGTTGTCATCGCTGACTAGCTTCACATCGGAAAAGAACGCGTCGAGGGCGCGGTCGTAGTAGGACAGGGCGGAGTCGTCGTCGTGCAGTTTGTCCCGGTAGACTTCGGCAGCCGTCAGCAAGTACTGCCCCGTGCGCAGCGGCTCGGGCTCCAACTCAGCGAAACGGTCGATGGTATCGGCGACAACCTTCCATTGCTTGAGCTGCGCTGCCACATCCATGATGCGCTGCAACGTGGCGTGGTCCGAACGGCAGACGGCGATGGCGGCGCGGTAGGACGCCAGGGCGGAGGCGGCATCATTGAGCGTCGTCCGCTGCAGGTCGCCGAGTTCGAGCAACAGGCGAAGTTTGTCCTGCGCCGACGAGACGTCAATGAGTGCGCGCTTGGCGGCCACGATGCCGCGCCAGTTGGATAGGGCAGACTGGCAGCGTACGACGGCGACGAGCGCTTCGCGATGGCGGGGGTTGCTGGCGAGCACTGCCTTGAAGTGGCTCAGCGCCTTTTTGAACTTGCCCGCTTCCATGTAGGCGATGCCGAGCGCGGTGCGGACTCGCAGCATGTTCGCATCGGTTGGAGCCTTCGACTCTTCGAGCAGGCTTTCGTACAAGCTGATCGCTCGTCGCCAGTTCTGGCGCGCGAATTGTTCGTCGGCGAGGCCGCGAACCACCTCGGGATTGTTTGGCGCGAGCGCGTGGGCGCGGCTGTACCAGTCGTAGGCGTGGTCCTGATCGCCCAGGCCGGCGGCGCAACGAGCGCTGATGTAATACAGGCGCTGCTCATCCATGTCTGGTAGAGGGTCGTTCTCTTGCAGGCGGCGAAGCCGGCCGAGGATGGGCGCGAGATCGGGCCATGCCTCGTTCTTGAAGTACAGCTCGGCCAGAGCGATGGCCGCTTCGAGATGGCCAGGATCCTCGGCGATAATGTCGGCGTAACGGGCAGCGGCGTGGTCCGCGTCTTTGAGCTCGTGAAGATAGATGCGCGCGCTCTCGAGTGCCAGCGCGAGCTTCGCGCGTGGCTCTTTAGTATGACGCCTCGCGCGATCGCACATACTCGCGGCCTTCTTCCAGTCTCCGCGCTTCGAGTACATCTTCGCCAGACTCTGCATGGAAGGCAGGTACATGTCATCGCACGACAGGGCCTGAACGAAATGCCACTCGGCTTCTTTCTCATCGCCACGCCGATTCAGCCGAAAGCGGCCGATCCGGTCGTATAGGGCAGCCTGATAAGTGTGGTCGTCGTCGGCCTTCGCCAGACGCTTCATGAGCTCCACTGCGCGCGCGGTCTGGGATGCGTCGATGTTGCCGTAGGACTTGTTGGCTTGATCGCGGTCGCCCAGGTCGAACTCCCAGATCTTGGCTATCTCGAGTTGCAGGCTCAGCCGTGTATCCCCACCTGGTCCGGTCGCAACACGGTTGTCGAGGATGGCCAGAACATCGCGAACGGATCCGCGTCGCCGATAGATCGCTTCGAGGTTCTGGAGCGCGGCGACGCAGCCCCTGTCCACGGTCAGGGCGGCGCGGTTCGCGGCAATTGCTCGCTCTTCGTCTTGAAGATGGGTGGCCGAGACGCCGGCGATCGAAAGGTACAGGTCCACGCGCGTTTCTGGGTCTGTCTCCACGGCGGCGAGCCGTGTCGAGGCGTCGACCATGCCGATCCAGTCGCCCTGGACCCTTAGGAAACGCGACAAGGACGCTAGTGCTTCCACGTGATGCGGCATGGCCTCGACCGCGGTTCTGATCGCGGCAAGGGCATAGTCCATTCGCTCGAGGGGATCCGCGTACCAGTTGGCGATGCGCACCCAGAGGTCGGCCGCTGACCGTGGATCCTCGGTGCTGAGCTGCTTGGCTTCGTCCATTAGTTGCGGCAGGAGCGATGGCCATGCTCCGGCGCGACTGGCGATGCGTTCGATGTGCGTCGCCACTGGCTCGTGCATGTAGTCTTCACGAAGGGCGCTGCGCAGCGCGAGCAACGCCATGTCCAGGTCGCCGACATCGCGTTCGCAGACTCGTGCGACCTCCTGAAGGATGTAGATCCGCTTGGCCGGATCGGCGGTCTGCTCGACGCGGTCGAGCAGCTCGGCAACGCGAGCTTGTCCTGTCGCGACTGGCGATCGCGCTACTCCCAGCGCCTCCGTTTGGTCCGTAGAGAGACGCATCTACCAGGATATCAAGCAAGTACCGCACCAAGGTCGCGCGGGCGTATCCTGCTGGAAATCGGGGAAGTGGTGCTCGGGAGCGTGGGGGTGAATCCCCTTAATCGAGGTGAGTCATCTCGGGGCCACTTACGGCATGGCCGCTTGACGAGTCCACATCGCCCCCGTAGACTGCGCGCCTAAGTTAAGCGATTGACTTAACGGACTGACAACTTAAACGTCTTTAGTTTATTCCCGGGGAATTAGCTCAGCTGGGAGAGCGCGGGCTTTGCAAGCCTGAGGTCAGGGGTTCGATCCCCCTATTCTCCACTACGCTACGCTCGCTGCGCTTGCTTCGCTTCGCGGAGAATGCGCAGCTGGCGCTGCGCCCGCGCCTGTTGGCGCGGAGGTGGCTCGAGTCGCTGACCGTTCGGCTGGCGCCGAACTCCTGCGCTGTTGCGCAGGGGCTCCGCTGGGCGGAGGCGGTCGCGTTGCGATCCCCCGTTAAGTCGGTTTGGGGGGCGGTACCGGCTGTTGGAGGCTACGATGCGGGATGCCTTGCACACGCTATGTCGTATTGCTGGCCTGGGTGGCCGGCTGCGCTTCGCCGACCGGTGGCAGTGCGCAAGAAATTAAGTCGAAGAAAGCCACCGGTGGATCACCCGCCGACGCGCGAGTGGCGTCAGCGACGCCGACGCCGACGCCGACGCCGAAATCGACGCCGACGCTGAAACCGAAGCTCACGCCGAAGGCACTCAAGCCGCAAAAGGTGAGCTTTAGTGATTGTGTGCGGAAGGAGCACGGCCTAAGCGGCATGATCTCGGGGGATAGTATGGCGCGTTTCGTGCCGAGCGTGCTGGGCGGCGTGGCCAGTCATGCGCGACAGGTGTACGCCGGCAAGATCATCGCCGCGTTTGCCGTTCGCGGCGGCTGGGCAAACCTCGATGTGGGAGGCAACGTAAGCTCGGTTAGTGTGTGCATGTTTCGCGCCTGCAAGACGCCAGTGGAGGTCGGCGGGAAGCGCGCTTGCATGAACAAGAGCGCGGACCGATATGGATTGACGTTCCTCTTTGGCGGGCGCATCGTCCTGACCCTCTCGGCACCCGATGAGAGCACGGTCATGCAGCTGCTTGGCAGCATCAACCTCACCGGACTGGCTCGGCTCGCGGCCTCTTCGTGATCGCCCGAACACTGCTCTGAGATGATCGAGGGTGCTAACCGTCGCTGGCCAGGCGGAAGCCCTGGAAGGCCCAGCGTTGGTCTGGGTAGAAGAAGTTTCGGTAAGTGGAGCGGACGTGGCTGCGCGGGGTCACGCAGCTTCCTCCGCGGAGCACTGTCTGGTTGCTCATGAACTTGCCGTTGTATTCGCCCAGGGCTCCGGGCAGCGGGGCGTAGCCGGGGTAGGGGGTGTAGGGGCTGGCGGTCAGTTCCCAGACGTCGCCGAACAGTTGGCTCAGATCGCCGCCGCGGGCGGGAAGTGGGTCTAACAGACCGCCGTCGACGAAGTTGCCGTCGATCGGTTGGTCGGTGGCGGCGTGTTCCCACTCGAATTCGGTGGGCAAGCGCTTCCCGGCCCAGCGGGCGAAGGCGTCGGCTTCGTAGAAGCTGACATGAACCACGGGCATGTCTGCGTGAAAGCCCTGCCAGCCGCGTAGGCTGAACCGCTGCCATTCGTCGTTGCGGCGCTGCCAGTACAATGGAGCCCGCCAGCCTTGCTCGCACACGGTCGCCCAGCCGTCGGACAGCCACAGATTCGGCGTGTCGTAGCCGCCGTCGTCCATGAACTCGAGATACTCGCCGGCGGTGACGCAACGGCTTGCCAGTTGGAACGGTCGCAAATGTACTTTGTGCCGTGGGGTCTCGTTGTCGAAGCAAAAGTCGAAACAGAAGTCTGAGGAGGAGCTGCCCGGAAGGTATCCCACCTCGACCAAGCCTCCGTCGATATGCTGCCAGCGCAACTCCGGCGCGACCGCGCTTGGTTTCGGCACCGTCGGCGCGTAGCGCGGTCCCATCGGGTTCTGGGCCAGGTTGTACTTGATGTCCATGTACAGCAACTCTTGATGTTGCTGCTCGTGGTGCAGGCCGATCTGCAGACGCGGGGCGATTTGCTGCCAGACGTCGTCGGGAGCACTTTGGATCAGCGTGGTCACGCGATCATCGACCGCCACGCGGTATTCACGAACGCGATCAATCGACGGTCGCGACAGAGCGCCGCGTTGCGGACGCGGGTGCTGCTCGCCTACTAACTGGTAGTAGGAGTTGAACAAGACCTTGAAGTGCTCGTTGAACGGTTGGTACCCAGGCTCGTAGTGCTCGAGGATGAACGTCTCGAAGAACCAGGTGGTGTGCGCCATGTGCCACTTCGGCGGGCTGGCGAACTCCGCCGTTTGTACGACGAAGTCCTCGGTCTCGAGCGGACTACAGATGGCGTCGGTGCTCTGTCGCACCGCGCTGTAGTCGCGCATTGACTGTTCGCGTGTGGCCCGGCGGGGATGCGACGCGCCCGCGCGGCCGTTGTTGGGGCCGATCATGAAGGAACAGTAGGTTGAGACCGGACTGTGAGCAAGCGCCGATCCAGCCTGCCAGGGCCGACAAAAGCGCAACAGCACTGTTGCAGCTCTGGCTGCCTAGCCAAACGTGCGGGTTACTTGGGAGCGGCCTTCTTCTTATCGCCTTCGGCCTTGTCTCCCTTGCCCTTGGCACCCTTCTTCTTAGCCATATCGGCTTTGACAAGCTTGGAGATGCACTTGCGGTACTCATTAACGATCGGTTGCATCGCCTTCTTATCGTCGTCGCTGGCTTTCTTGCCTTTGCCCTTGAACCAGGCGATGCGGTCCTTTTCGACCTTGTCCATGCAGGTGTTGTCTTTGCACGCACACATACGGTCTCTGAACTTTCCGGCTTCTTTAACGATGTCGCTTTTTCCGCAGGCAAACATCAGACCGGCCGCGGCTATGACCATGAGCATTGTTTTCATCTTTGTCCCCCAACAACTCGAACGAGTGAGTTTCTAGCGTACTCGATCCGCCGGCGGCCCCGCTAGGCTCGGGCGCTCTCACGTCCGGAGTCTGCGACGTACAAGCAGGTACACTTGGTTATCAAGATCATCTCGGCGAGCCATTTGTAGTCGGGGTTTGGTGCCAGGCCGAACAGGCCGAGGTCTGCCTGGGGCGCGTTCGCGGCGCACTCCAGGAAGGGCCCGACCATGACGAGTTCTTCGACCGCGTTAGGGAAGCGGGCCAGGTCTTTTAGTTCGGACAGAAAATGAGCGGCCTGCTCGCGCTCTGCCTCGTCGTCGATCACCGTGATCAGAGTGAGCTTTGCCTTCCACTGTTTCATCAAGCGGTAGCCCATGAGCAGGGTGAGGTCGAGATTGTTGTGGGTGAACGCCGCGTCCACCGACCAACCCGTGTGATGCGGGCGGACATACAGGTTGATCGCTCGCCGTTGGCCAAAACCCGCCTGCGGATGGGTGCCGAGTAGCATCACGCCGACTTCCGTGCGCTTTGCCTCGCTGATCATCTTGTTGACCTCGGCGAACTTCTCGCTCTGTCGAGGCAGCGTAAGGAACAGAATGTTTGGTCGGAAGAACGCCCCCTGCAGCGCTTCCAGTCCGTTCATCACCCCTTCGGCTACGCTGCTGGTACCAACGATGGCGGAGCGGCAGAACGCGTCTTCTTCGCGAAACGATTCGACAGCCTTGCGCAGCGGTTCTTCCAGGTCTGCCTGTTTCCCTTCGGGAGCGATGCCCATGAGCTCGATGGAGCCTTCGGGTTTGCACACTTCGACGAGGAAGTGAAACTCACCGCGCAAACGCGTCGTGTCTTCCACCGGTACGAGCAGGTTCGGCTTCCACGCTTTTTTGTTACGTGCGCCACCGAGTTGCTCGACCTTGGCCGCGGCCCACTCGGCGAACGCGAAGAATATGCTCGACCGTGCATCGTCGGCGTCCTGGCTCAGGCTCATCTTGCGTTGCGATACCCAGATGTAGATCGCGATCGCGGCGCCCACCGAGATCAGACCGAACGTTGGGTTGATGATGAACATGCAGAACACACAGCCGATAGCGCCGGCGAGCGGTACGATGCGCGGGACCACCAGAGTCGGCCGAAAACTGGCGAGGCCGAGGCTGCTCTCGACGAGCAACACCACGTTGATCGTCAGGTACGTGATCAGGAAGAACATGGTCACGAGCGGCGCGATGGCGTTTAGCTCGCGGAACATCACACAGCCAAACGTGAGCAGAGCTGTGATTGCGACGGCGTTTCGAGGTTCGCCCCGGTTGGTGGTCTTGGCCAGCCAGCCGCTGTACGGCACCAGCTTGTGTTCCGCCATTGCCATGAGAATGCGTGGACCGCCGACGGCGCCAGCTAACGCGCTGGAGAATGTAGCGCCGAGTAATCCTGCCAGGACTCCGTAGCCCCAGAACGACTTCTTAAAGATGATGTTGTAGTCGCTGACGAGGGTCTCCGGGTCGGCGACGCGTGCTACCCACCACGCGACAGCGAAATAGATGACAGCGCTGACGGCGATCGCCCATAGGGTTCCGGACGCGATGGCTTTCCGCGGGTCCTTGAGGTCCCCCGACATGTTTGCTCCGGCGAGGATGCCGGTGGTCGCTGGGAAGAACACAGCGAAGACGATCCAGAAACTCGCGCCGCTGAACCCGTCCTCTTTGAAGCCAGGGTAGTCACCCCACCAGTTGATGGTGTGGGACGGGTTGGTTGTTTCCGAGCTGGCGAAAATCATCACGAGTGAAAGGGCGATGACCGCCATGATCAGGTACTGGATGCGGAACGCCAGGCCAGCGCTCAGGTAGGCCAGGCCAAACAAAGCGACGAACACGACCATGTCGATGATCAGCGCGTCGTGGCTGGGGAAGATCCATTGCCAGCCCTCGCGGAAACCGAAGATGTACATAGCGATGCCCAGGGGTCGACTCAGGTACAGGGGCACGCCGATGCTCGCGCCGACCTCGAGGCCGAGGGAGCGCTTGATCATTGCGTATGGACCGCCGGCACCCAGCCGCGTGTTGGTAGCGATCGATGATAGCGACAGGCCGGTACAGATTGTGATGCCCATGGCCAGGCCGAGGACGAGAAGCGCGCCGGCCAGGCCCGCGTTGCCGACGACCCAGCCCAGGCGGACATACAGGATCACACCAAGGATCGTCAGCAGCGTCGGCGTGAACACGCCCGTGAACGCGCCGAACTTGGTGGGATTTGAGGGGCTACCTGGGTCGGGTTCGGCCATGCGCCGCCACGAGTCTATCGCGGCCAGCCGAGCTTCATCTACTGAATGTGCCGAGGATCGAGGCTGAGTAGATTTGTCGCTCCTAGCGCCTGTACTGTTTGCAAAAACGTGCGGTGTGACGTCTGATCCCTGCCATGGGCTATCAGCTGACGTATTGGGCGAAACGCGGGCGTGCCGAGCAGATTCGTTTGCTACTCAACGAGCTGGGCGAAGAGTACGAAGACGCGCACGTAAGCGGCGATTCGTTTCGCGCGCTGCAAGCCGAGGGGCCGACATGTCTCACCTTCGGGCAGGTGCCCATGCTGACCGACGGTGAGCTCAAGCTGTGTCAGGGGCCGGTCATCATGTCGTACCTCGCGCGCAAACACGGCCTCGCACCTGCGGACCTGGGCCAGTCGTGTAAGGCAGACGCGCTGACTGCGGGTGCCGAGGACATGCGCATCGCTTACTTCAAGTTGTTCGGCGAGGGTGGGGCGGAGAGGCAAGCCGCGTTCGTCGACGACCGGTGGAAGAATCGCTGGCTAGCCGGCGTCAACGGTGTGCTCGAAGCCAACGGTACCGGGTTCCTGGTCGGCGATTCGCTGACACACGCGGATATCGCCATGTGGGACATCCTCGACTCGATCACCACCTGGGTCGCCGGTGCTGACTTCACCGGCTTCGAACAGGTGCAGACGTTCTTCGATGCGATCAAAGCGCGACCGAACATCGCCGCGTACCTGGGCTCGGATCGCCGCCCCAAGGGCTAACCCATCGGCGCCCTACGTCATGTCGGGGCCGACGCTCTCGATCAAGCATTCGGACGGGGCGGGAAAGTCCATGCTGTAAACGAACCCGTTCGGCGCGTACATCGTGGGCAGGGGCGCGCCATCCAGGGAGATGTCGTCACCTTCGTCGTCCCAGTTCTGGCGGACCAGGTCGTTCCAGATGGCCGCGTCGCGGAGCTGATTCGTCCACACATCCACACTATCCGACTCGAGGAAACCGTCTCCGAGAATGTTGGCGATGACGCGCTTGCGTGCGGCGCGTACCCACTGGTGATCGTAGACGGCGACGTTCATCTCGCCTTCGTAGACCATGCCGCGGTTGTTCTTGTTCGCTGAGCCTACGCTGAGAAAGACGTCATCGACGATGAGCAACTTGGAGTGCACATCCATGTCGGCGAATCGCGACTCTGTCTCGTCGATGCCCCATGTTACCTGGGTGTCGAAGGCGCGTAGCTGTAGCAACTGATAGCGCGCCGGAAACTGTGACTTGAATCGGTGGTGCGCACCGTAGGTCCAGGCGCAGCCCGGGTCCAGCCATTCGTTGATCGGCTTTGTAATGACGATGAGCTGCAGACCGGGTACCTCGTTCATCCGGGCTTCGATGGCATCGTTGAGCACGGGCGCGCGGAAGTATTGGTCCTCGATGAAGATGAAACGCTGCGCCTGGCTAACGGCGTTGAGCCAGGATTCGGCGATGCCGTGCTCCCAGTACGGGTCGGGCATGGTGGTTGTGATCTGTGCTTGCACGCCGCCGGGGAGCTCGGCGAGGTCGCGCTTCACGTCATAGCTCGTGGAACCTGCCGAGTATTCGGCACCGTCGGCGATGGCCGTGTCCCAGCGACGCTTGAACACTTCCGAGGCATCCTGGACGATGGGGCCGGCGATACGGGTCATGTAGTCTTTGCGCGGACCGGTGTCTGGGAGTTCCTCGCGATTGACCACTTCCTGGCGCGCGCTCGCGGTCGAGTCGAACAGCATGCGGCGCGGCTCGAAGATTTCGTGGCGCGACGTGTCCCAGTCTACCCGGCGCAGATTCATACCGCCGACGAATGCCACGTCACCATCGACGACCATGAACTTCTGGTGCCATGAGGCGTGCTGCACATCCAGCCCCACCGGCCACAGGGTCAGGTCGACGGTGCGCGTGGGCAGCTGAGAATCGATGATGCTGGTGCCGTCGAACTGACGCGAGCGGGTCTCGCCATGGGCAGCGTGAATACGATCGTTGAATGAAAACGAGGCCGGGTCGAACATGAAAACGCCTCGGGTGGTGTTCGCCTGTCCCATGAACTCGAAGTTGTCACTCGTGTCGGCACCGCGTTGCTCGAGCTCATCGTCGACGGTCATCGACGACAGAAACCCATCCTGGCTGAGGAACTGACCGACCAGCACGCGCTTGCGAGCCGGGCTACGGTCCATGATGCTCATGATGGTGTTCGCGCGCCGTGTGGACTCGCTCTGGCTCGCGTGGTTCGCGTCGCGGATGAGTTCGAAGTTCGATTCCCACCACCAGGTGCTCAGTTCGACGGAGTCGGTCGCCTGGCCAAGCTCGGAGTGCACGCTGGTCCACGCTTCTTCACCGTCCATGAGCAGGTCGATCTGATTGCCACGACGGGCGGGGCGAGCCTGGGCCGAGAACCATTTGTGCCGCAGTCCCAGATACAGAGTCGTGGTCGGAATCGCGTCAGTGTCTGGTGTGAGTACGCGGGAGCCGCGGCTGACCGTGACCGCGCCGCCGTTGGCGACGACGGAGTTCACCACGGCGGTGGATGGCAGCTGGCCATCGGCGATGTCCACGGTGAATTCGATGGGGTGATGACCGTCGGCGCTGAGTGCGACTCGATAGCTGCGCGCTTGCTTGACCGCGATGTGCGCGACGGGGAAACCAGCAATGTTCACATCGTCAGCGCCCGGCTCGGTGTTGGTCACCGCGAGCTCGGTGATCGTGGTCGGCAAATACTGTCCCCACAGATCGAGCGCGTAGATTTCGACCAGGGCGATGGCGCCGTCAGTGTCGAGGTCCGGATCCGGTTGAATGTCAGGTTCTTCGTCGGAGGGCTGCTCCGAGTCGGGGGCCGGCGTGGAACAACCAGCCGCGAATAATGTTGTAGCGACCGTTGCAGTCAGGAACGCGGTTAATGCGAGCGTCGCGAAACCTCGTTTGTCTGTGATAGCCATGCCCCAGAACCGTGCAAACACCGCTCCAACTCAAAGGAGTCGCGATCACTGGGCATTTCTACTGGCTGGCTACTGGAGCTGCCGGTAACTCTAGGCGCGCGGCTGGGCGCGTGGGGTCACTCGACTCTTTGGGGTCGACTTGGCGTCGTCGTCGTCGCCGCTGCTGGCCATGTGCAGCGTCTGCGTCGGGAAGGCAAAGTCGAGGCCTTCGGCGTTGAACTTCTCCAGGACCGCCATGTTGATCTCGCCTTTGACTGGCAGGGGACGGCGCTCGCCCTTGACGTAATACGCGGCTTTGATGTTTAGCGAGAAGTCGCCGAAACCCTCGAAGCCGATATCCCAGATTTCAGTGTCGGCGTGAGCCTCGAGGATTTCTTTGAGCAGCTCCTGAGCTCGCAGCATCTGTTCGTGGGTCGTGTCGTAGGTCAGCCCAACCACCAGGTCGACGCGCAGTCCATCGGCGATGGTAACGTTCGATACTTCCGCTTCGGAGAATCGAGAGTTCGGGATGATGACGATCGGGCCATCCAGGGTTTGGATCCGCGTCGTGCGAATACCGATTTCGCGGACGAAGCCTTCGTAGCCGTCGATGATGATCCGATCGTGAACCTTGAACGGTCGATCGGCGAAAACGGTGACGCCGCCGAACACGTTGGCGACCGTGTCTTTGGCTGCCATGGCCAGGGCGATACCACCGATGCCCAGTCCGGCGAGCACCGCGCCGACGTCGTAGCCGGCATTGTTCAGCGCGACGATCGTGCCCAACGTCCACAGTACGAGCTTGCCGCCTTTGCGAGCGACGGGCAGTAGTTGGTCGTCGAGGTCGGTCTCGGTCTTCGCCGCTAGCGGGGCGAGGATTTCCTGGAAGATGGCGTCGATGATCCGGCTGAATACCCAGGTGACGCACAGGACGACACAGAACAGAGACGCGCCGTCGACCAGCTTGACCCCGGCACTCGACAGGTTCAGCGTGCGTACGCCGATCCAGATGCCGCCGATGGAAATGGCTGCGACAACTGGGGACTCGACGACGTCGACCAGGACATCGTCCAGGCGGGTCTTGGTCTTCGCGGTGACGCGGCGAACCACGCGCGAGAAGATGAAGTAGACGATCTTGATGCCGATGAATGTGCCGAGGACGATGCCGCCCGCGGTAAGCCATTCGGCGACTGTATTGCCGTAATACTGTTCGTTGATGAAACCGAGCATGGTACTGTTTGCGACCCCTTTTCGAGGCTATCACGCGGCTTAGATACCGGGTGGCGATTAGCGCGCAACCTTTGCAGTGGCGCGCCGATAACGCAAGCCATGAACACGACATCTGCATACATGCGCGCCATGCTGATCGTGGCCTTTGTAGTTCAAGGCGGTTGCTTCGCAGCTGGTGGCACGTGGGGCAGTTCCGGGAAGTCCGAGCAACGCACACCGTTGGTCACCCCCCGTAGAGCGCGTGTGGATCCGAGCAAGCTGCGCGTTTTGAAGATCCACGTATATGTCGGCCACAGGCTGCTCAGCCAGCGCGTGTCCTGGAGGCGGCAAGTACGCCACCTGCTCAGGCAAGTCAACGAGTTGGTCGAACCAGCGCTGCATCTACGTTTGCAGCTGGCCACGACTACACGCTGGCAGCGAAGTTCTAACGACGACGACTTGAGCGTCATGATGAATGAGCTACGAAAAATGCACGCTCCTGGACCACGGGAGTTGGTCGTTGGGATGGTGACACCGCTGGCGCTGATGGAACCGTCCATTCATAAGCTGGGCCTCGCCGAAATCGGCGGTTCTTACATGGTGCTGCGCGCGGGCAGGGAGACGGCCGGGTTGTCGTCAGAAGGGGCGGAGCAGGCCGTGTTCATCCACGAACTCGGCCACTTGCTAGGGGTGGGCCACAGCAAAGACCGCCGCGACTACATGTACCCTGCGCTCGGCCCGGGCATGAACAAGATCAGCAGTGGCCATCGAATCGTGATGTACACGAATGTCGGGAAACGGCTGCGCGCGCGCAAGTCTCGAGCGAGGGTGGCGCCAGCGCCGGTCACGCCACAGCCCAAGCCCAAGCCCAGCGCCAAGACGGCCGAATACAAACCGCGCTACCCGGGGTTGTCGGAGCAACAAGCAGACGACGCGTTCGCCAAAGACATCGCGAACTCGGACAAACAGCTTGGTGGTATCGCGTTGATGGAACTGCGAGGGCTCGATGGGCAACTCACCCGGCGAGGGGCTAACGAAAAAGTTGAACAGGATCGCCTGTGGATCCTGTTGGCTCGCACGTACGTAAAGCGGTTCGCTCTGACCTGGGCGGGTCGCGCGCTGTCCATGGTGCGCAGTTCTGGAGTCGACGCCGTCAAAGAGCTCAAGGCACGTATCGCCGCGCTACGTAAACGCCACCGCCCGCCGAAGAATCTCGACGCGGCGGCCGAATCACAGTTCTACCGCCGGCGCGTCAAAGGTCATTGATTCGCCGGGTGAGGAATCGCGACCAACCGACTGTTAACAAACTACGGGTCGGCGGTGATGGTGAACTGGTGGATCTCGGTGCCTGAGATATTGATGGCTTTGACGGTCATCTGCGAACCGTTGACGTCCACCGACAGAAAGTGATGTTCGTGCTTGGTGACCGTGATCTCTGGCCAGTCGCCGACATCCCACAATGCGAAGTCCGTGTCGATGCCGCCACCTGCGCCTCCGGTGGTCACCCAGGTGATGCCGCCGGCAGTCTCCGGGCTATACGCATATAGGTGATTGTGCCCGTTGAACACGATGTCCACATCGAGGTTCTCTAGCATCGGCTCGAGCACGTTGCGCACCCATGGCGCTTCCATCTCGTTTGGGAACGCGAGTGCGCCACCGAACCACCACTCGATACGCGGAGGTTTGTGAAACACTGCGGCGCGGAAGTCAGCGGTCGTTGCTTCGGTCGACGACAGCGAAGCGGTAATGCAGTCTCCTTGGGTCGTACCCGGGTCGATGGCCAGCTCGGTGTCGATGAACATGAAGTAGACACCACCGTAGCGCCAGCCGAAGCAATGTTCGTCACCGGGCTGGGACATGTATTCGCCGAACAACACGGCTCCCGAGTCGCTGTAGCGTTCGTGGTTTCCGGCGCCGACCAGAAACGGCACGTGGTCGGCGAGCGTCGAGATTGGCTCGAACAGCTGAGACCGGTACTCCCCGCGGGTGCCGTTCTGTACGCAGTCGCCGCTGGACACCGCGAACGACGGGGTCTCCGCTGACATCAGGCCGGCGATCGTCTCGAAGTTGCCCGGGCCGTTCTGGTTGTCGCCCCAGACCACGAACGAGAACGGCGTGGTGTTGTTGTCCGGCGCGGTCGAGAAGGTCTTTGCCGCCAATCCGTAGCCGTCCCAACCGATACGATAGTGGTGCAGGGTGCCCGGCTGCATGCCGGTCAGACGAAGCTCGTGCGAGGTCGTGGCGCCGGCCTCCGTGACGAGGCTGCCAAATCCAGGGGTCGTTCCGTAGTCGACATAGCCCACTACCGGCGTGTCGGTCTCCCAATGCACGCTCACCTCCGACTCGGTGACCCACATCAGATACGGCGGAGAAAGTAGGGCGCCCGCGGGGGGCGTGTTGGCGTCTGCTGCGCTCGGACCTGCGTCTGGAATGGCCGCGTCCGGCATGTTGCTGAGCGCGTCGACTGTGGCAGCATCCACTGTTGCGGTCGACGCATCCACCATGGCTGCGTCGTCGCCGGGACTCGTGCTCGCATCAGTCGCGCCGTTGGGGGAAGAACCACAGCCGACCAGAAAAGCGGCTGCTACAACAATCAAACGACCCAGCATGGCGCGAATTAGAACACGTTCCAATCCATGCAAACAGGGCAATGTTGCTGACAGGATCTACCCGCTAAGGTGCTGGCAGTTGGCCCGTGAACAGGTAGTGCACATCGGAGATGCGGCAGGCGGACGCGAGGTTTTCTGAGCCCGGGCCTTTGGCGTAGACGGCAACGGCTGCCTGGGAATGCAGCGGCGATGCCCAGAACACAGCATCGGCCAGGTTATCGCCGTACAGGGTGTAGCCGCCGGTTTCGTGGTCGGCCAGTACCACCAGCAGAGTCTCGTCCCACGATGAGTTTTGTTCAATCCAGTTGATGATCGAGGTCACGGTCTTGTCCACCTCGAGTACCTCCGGCGGCAACCAGCCCGGCGCGTCGTCGCGGTTGTAGATCGCGATGTGGCCGATGGTGTCGGTGTGCTCATCCTCGACGAACAGGAAGAACCCTTCCGGGTCAGACGACAGCCGGCCAAGCGCGCTGATTGCCATGTCGGCCAGCGGCGGGTCTTCGGCGGTCCCGTCCCGGAAGAACGCCGGCGTCGTGTACCACTCGTAGAGTTCTGGCGCGTCCGAGAACTGGGTGCCCTGAAACAGTCCCAACAACTGCGGGTTGGTCGCCGGATTCCACGCGGCCAGCTCCGTCGCATTGCGAACGATGTGATAGCCCTCGGTGGTGGCGAGGGTGGCGTACGCGCCCTTGTTTGCGTCGAACTCCGGTTGGCCGCCGCCCATAATCACGTCGGGTTTTGCGCTGCTCAGTAGCTGAGTGATGAGCGCGTCGTGGTCGTCGCGGCTGAGTACGTGAGCCACCCATGCCATGGGCGACGCATCGTGCACGAACGACGTAGTGACCAGGCCGATGGCTTTGCCGTCGCTCTTGGCTGTCTCTGCCACGGTGGGCAACAGCTCGCCACCGTCGCCGACGCTAAGCACCTCGTTGACTACGCGAACTCCCGTCGCGAGCGCGGTCGCAGCCGCCGCGGAATCAGTGGGGTTCGTTTCGGGGTTGGCAGAGGCGTCGGTCGTAAGCGAGTCCGTGTTGATGTACGTCGGTTCGCTCAAGGCTTCGAAGCTAAGGTCGCGTCCGGCGACCATGCGACCAGCCTGGATCTGAGTCGGCCCCATGCCATCGCCCATGACGATGATGATGTTCTTGGCCATGCTGACGGGCCCCGATGGCGTGACGTCTCCAGCGCAGGTGACCTGGAGCGGAAATGCGGCATCCGGTTGCATGACAGCCGCGTCGTTGGCGTTGTTATCGCCTCCACACCCGGCGAATAGGAACACCCCAGCGAACAGCCACCCCGACATCGACTTCATCGTCGAAGTGTATCCCACAAAAAAACAACCTGCGCAGGGTTCTGCGCAGGTTGCTGAAACAACGATATGGAGCGGCGTTACTTGTGACCCTTGTGGTCCTTGTGGTCGCCTTTTTTCATGTCGCCCTTCGGGGGGTAGTTGGCCGAGTGCTCGCCCTTGAGGTACATGAAGCTCGGCTTACCCGTGACGCCGGCCGCTTTCATAGCCGCGCCCAGCTCTTTGAGCTTGGTGAACGCCTTGAGGGTCTCGACCTCTTCGGCCTGGTGATAGACGTACACGGTGTTCGGGTCCTTGACTCCGCGAGCAACCGCGTGGCCGAGGATCTTGTGCTTCTTGCGGGTCGCGTCGAATGCGTCGTAGGCCTTCTTCCACTTGTCGAAGTCGGCGACCTTGTGGGTCACGAGCATGCCGGCGAGCTTCTTCTTGGTCTTGGACATCTTGTTGTCCACGGGCGTCAGCCACTGGAACTGCGGCTTGCCTTCGACGGTGGCTTTCTTCATCGCGTCCTTGAGCTCGGGGCTCTTGGTCATGGCCTCGAGCTTCTCTTTGCTCATGCCAGGCAGAAACACGGCGACGGTGTTTTCGTTCTTGGCACCGCGCGTGACGAAGTGACCGACTACGCCGGCCTCGACACGCTTGGGCTGGTGGGCGTGGAACGCCTTCATCCACTTGCCGAAGTCTTTGACCTTGTGGATCACGACCAGAACGACTTCCGGTTTCGGCGCAGGCTTAGAGACCGGGTCTTTCTTCTTTACCGGGTCCTTCTTTACCGGGTCCTTCTTTACTACTTTGTTCTTGGTCGGCTTCTTCTTGCCCTTTTTGTCATCGTCTTTTTTCTTACAGCCGACGACTGCGAACATCGCGACGACCATGAGTACGAGAATTTTGCGTGTCATATCTGTCTGCCCCCTAAGGTGTGGAAGCGCAATTTCAGCGGGATTCGGGGTTTCAGGCAACCGCCATTTGGTATTAATTTTCAGCTAGTTAAATGTAATATGATGGTTACATGATGCAGTCCCGTGAGTTTGCTGCAATTGCTGCGTGCCCAGTTGGTAACGAGGCCAGATCTCCGGTCGAGCGAGGCGTTCCATGGCCCGGGTAATCAAGCCACCGACCGCAATACCGGAGTTGTCCAACTCTCGCTGTGTCTTTCTCGCGGGCTCCATCGACATGGGCGCGGCGATCGATTGGCAAGCGAGAGTGGAGCAAGCCCTCGCTGACGACGCCGAGGTCGTCGTACTCAACCCGCGCCGAGAAGAATGGGACGCCAGCTGGGAACAATCCATCGACAACGAACAGTTCCGCGGCCAGGTCGAGTGGGAGCTGAACGGGCTCGAGCAGTCAGACGTGATCGCTTGCTACTTCGCGCCGGGAAGCCAGTCGCCGATAACGCTGCTGGAGCTTGGCCTCCACGCGCGCGGTGGTCGGCTCATCGTCGCGTGTCCTGATGGATTCTGGCGCAAAGGAAACGTCGACATCGTGTGCCGTCGCTATGGCATCGATCAGGTGGCCGGTTTGGACGAGCTAATCGTTGAGGTCTGCAAGCGACTGCGCGCCAGCTAGTCTCGCACCACTAGTCGTGTATGGCGACCGTGTCCCAGCACGCCTGTTCGGCCGCGTCGATGACGTCGGGGGTCATTTCGATGCGGCCCTCCCAGTTCGCGCGCATCATTCCGTTGAACGCGCCGAACACCAGCTCCATTAGCAGCGTCGGGCTCTGCGGTTTCAGTGCCCCTTCTTCCTGGGCGCGGGTGATCATCGCGGCGGCGAATTCTTTGAGACCACTCTCGACGGCGAGGCTTTCTGCATCCAGGTACGAGGTGTGATTGTGTAACTCGAGGAACGCGAACGCCGCAGGGTGGGCGATGGCGAAGGCGACCATCTCGCGCCACATCGCGGAGAACTGCTCGCGGACCGGGGCCGCCTGGGGAAACACAGTGAACACACGCCGCGCCACGTCCGTTTTCCACTTGCGGTAGATGGCGTTGACCAGCGCTTCTTTGCCCTTGAAGTAGTGGTAGATGGTGCCGGCCGCGATGCCCGCGCGCTTCGCGATTTGTGGGATTGCCGTGCCGTGGAACCCCTTGTCCACGAAGCAGAGTAGGGCGGCATCCATGATGGCGTCGCGTCGTTCTGCACCCGCCGCAGGCCGTCCTCTTGTTGCTCTTGTTGCTGCCATCTTGAATGAATGTTCGTCCAATAAACCCCTGGAGTCAATAGGAAATATAGTTAACCATCTAAAACTCCTTGACTCATGAGCTGAGATACGGCATTTCTGTGTTCACGGATTAATCGAATGAACGTTCAATCAAAGAGTGCGGCGAGCCGCCAATCACCGACCCAGCTAACTGTTCCAGCCATCGCCCACAGGAGAATCGCCATGACCAAGACCCTTACGATCGCTCTCGCTGCCCTCACCCTCTCCGCGTGTGCCGCCCAGGCCGCCGACGACGCACAGCCCGGTCAGGACAACCTCAAGTCGCGGCTGGGCGCTCGCGAAACTCTCGCGCTCGAACGGACTAGCTCCGTGCACATGGGCGTTCGCGAGACGGACGCGGCGATGGACAACATGAGCCCCAGCGTGCTCGGTGGTCACACAACCATGCGCGCGACCAGCGACGGATTCGTAATCGTCGAAGCCCTGTCCATCGATCTCAGCGACGTATCCATCGACAAACAATGGCCGAGTCCTCATACGGTTGAGCTCACCGCCATCCAGCTTCGCCTCGGCAGCCATCTCGCCATCGACGCAGAGTGGGTCGGTGATCGTGCGACCGGCGTCGGTCGGGCTGACCTGCTCATGGACTGGGCGATGCGTACGGACGACGGGGAGATTCTGCCTCTGGCTACTCAGCGCGCTCGCGACGTTGAGCTGACGGTCGATGTGCGCATGGCTGCGGATGGAACGATCAGCGGCAATGTCACGGCATCAGTCGCCGGCCAGATTTGGCGTTTCACGGGCATCGAAGTTCACGACCTGGCACTTGTCCTCAATGCCAGCACCTCCGCTCCGCTGTAACGCGGCGTGCTAACTTGATCGAATGCCACAGCTTCGCCAACTGCTCGCTGTACTCTGCGTCGCCCTGTTCGTTGTCGCCATTGGTTGCGGCAAGAAGGACAAGAACAAGTCCAAGAGCAAGAAAGACAAAGCCGCGACCGAGTGCACGAGCGACAAGGAGTGCGGCGGCCCGCCGAACCTATGCGTTCAGGGCAAGTGTGCTCGTCCAGGCACTAAAGGCGTCATCACGAACCCGGGCGCCATGTCGCCCGAGGCGATGAAAAAGGAAATCCAGAAGCGCGCGAACGAGCGCCAGAAGAAGCTCGATAAGAGCCTCGATATGGACAAGTAGGCTACGGGGCGAAGATGGCCGTGTAACCGCCGCCGTCGAAGTCTACATAGACCGCGGAGGTGAACGCCGAAGCGTGTACGCCGTCGTTGAACAGCACTGCGTCTTGCGCGCTGCTGTCACCCGACACCAGGGTGTCCACGTTGTCTTCGTTGAGCACTTCGTTGGTCAGGATGGGGAAGATGGCGCGGCTGCCGTTGACGCGGAACACGAACCAGGCGTCGCCGTTGGTGGCGCCTGCGCGGTTGAGCGCCGCGATCTCGGCCTGGGTGAAGGTGAAGCTAAACGTCGCTTCGTAGCGCTCGAAGCCGCCGCCCGCGTCAACGGTGTTGACTGTGAGGACCTGGGCGCCGCCGACGGGAGCGTCTTCGCAGGTGTCGCCTTCGATGAACCCGGTGCGTGTGGTTGCGCACGATACCGGTCGCAACGCCGAGTCGCTCAGGGCAGCGCGGCCAACTTCAGGGGTCGCGTTGGAGAACACTTCGATGGTGTCGATTTGCGCCCACATCGGCGAGTACACGGTGACGTTGAACGTGACCGAACCGCTCGGAGTGATGATGCGGCCAAGCGCCGAACCGCCAGAGTCGCCTTCGACGGTGACCGCGATGTGCGGACCGTTGGTGATAACCAGGTCCTTGGCCACGCCGTTGGCGGTCATGGTGTTGAGTACCTCGGCCACGATGCTGCCATCGCTGAGGGCCGACGGTGAGTCATCGCCTACGCGAACCAGCGTGCGCGGCATGCCGCCCGGGTCTTTGACCGCAGTGTGTGTGTCGGAGTTACCGACCGGCGTGATGTCTTTGCCAAACGATAGGAAGGTGAACCAGTCGCGCATGACCATATCGGCAGAGCGGACTTCGCGGACGCCGTCGTCATTCGTGTCACCCATGTCGAAGCCGTTCCAGACCTCGAGAGCGTTGAACGAGTCAGAGAACAGCTCGGTGCCGGGCAGGCGCAGCCAGTCGTTGGGAACGGGCTGGCGAAAACCGTCGCCTGTGATGGACCGTCCTTCGTAGTCGTACGTGATCTTCGAGCGATCGAAGTACTGCATGAAGTCGGTGATTCCGTTGGTGTTGCGCGGATGGTTCACCTGAACCAACTCGGCACCCTTGGCGCGCATGGCGTCGAAGATCTCGCCCGGCAGCATGGCGTACCCGTCCATGCCTTGGGCGTGGTCGATGGCGCCGCGGTTGGGCATGTTGTTGTCCGGCGTAATCGGGTACGAGTTGAAGTGGCCGTACGCGAACGGTGTGGTTTCCAGACCTGCGATGGCCCGGGTATGCATCGCAACGTCCATCGATTCAACGATTGGCTGCAGGTCGCTTACGTAGTCGTGATCCGTCGCGGACCAGACTTCGACACCATCGGCGACCATGGTCGCGATGCGCTTGGGCCGGAGCACGGGTGAGTCGGGCGAACCGACCAGGTGCACGTGATGCTCGGTGGATACGTAGCCGGTAGTCGGAACCACGCGCCGAAGCACGAACTGCAGCTGGGCGGGGGTCTCGCCTGCGGTGGGTGAGACGATGACGTCCGCCATCGACCATTCGGTGCCGCGCGTAACCATGATGCGGTACGGGCCGCCTACTGGGAGGACGATCTTCTTGTCCGCGCCATCGCCGATATCGACGCTCGTGCCGCGCAATGACCAGAGCATATCGATCAAGCCGTAGTAGCGGTCGTACGCCTCGAACATGCGTTTGTCCGGCGTTACCGGGTGACGACCGATGATGGTGAGCTTACCCGGGATCATATTGCCGGTGGCATCGTCGGTGATGCTGTAGTCGTAGGTGACCGGGCTGGGCACGGTCATGGACTGGCCACTGAGGCCTGCGGCCGGAACGGTGACTTTCGTGACCGTGCTGCGGCCCTGGTTCTTCACTTCGGCCAGGAGCAGGTAGTCGCCGGGCTTGACGCTCGCGCTGAAGTTACCCGATGCGTCGATGTCGGTGACCGTGCGGATCTTGTCGTCGTCATCCAGCTGACCGTTGTTGTTGTCGTCGCTGAACAGGCCAACGCGCGCATCGGGTGGGGTGCCGCCCGTGCCCCAGGCGACGCTGCCCGAGACGGTGGCGACCGCTTCACCTGTGATCTGGCGGAATTGTTCTTCGGCGTCCGCCGGGTCGAGACCCACGGAAACGTCGACGCCCATAGTGATGCCGTCGCCGTCTGGAAGGTCGAGATGGAAGAAGTCCGGGTTGACGATGTCGAGCAGTTTCTCGGCGCCGTAAAGCACGACGGAGACGCCGGCGATGAGGAAGCTAGAGTTGGTGGTTGCCGGATCCTCGTGAACTGGCAGAAGGCCGTAGGAGACCTTGGGGCCTTCATAGACGACATACTCGATTGGTGCCGCGTCGGTGGCGTCGGTGAGAGCGTCGATACCCAGGCGCTCGTGTCCGCGGGTCGGTGCGAAGGTCTCGATTTGACCGCCGGTGTCATTGAACATACCGAACGGGCCTTTGACCTTGCGCGTGCCGCCGTTGAACAGGGTCCAACGTACGTTCAGCCGCGAGGAGCCGGGCTCGAGGACATACGTCGTCGCGCACTCCATGTCGTCGGGAACGTCCGGGTCGAGATCGAGTGGCACGCTGAGCAAGCCCATGCCGCGCAGGTTGATGAACTGGTTGGCTTCGGCCATACCGCGTGCGCGCAGTACCGCAGCGCCACCGCCCGAGCCGTCTTGTACGATTTCGATGCTGTCGTGGCGGCACGTGCGGCCGACCAGGTAGATCATCGCGAGTTCGCCGAAGTGATCGACCGCGGCGTCGTTACCGCTGCCGTCCAACGGCACAGCGTCCACCAGGTTACCGCCCTGCGGAATCACGCCGATGACGCGCGTCGCTGACTGAATGACGAAACGACCTTTGTCGTTGCGCATATAAAAGTCGCCGATCATTCCCGAGCTCGCCGGGCCGTCGATCAACTCGTCGGTGTTGGCGGAGGTGATTTCACCAGCCCATGCAGCTTGCGCGTCACCGGTGGGGGAGGGGACTTCGGGCAGGAAATCGTTGAGCCCCTTGGTGCCGCCGCCGTCGTCGTCGCTGCAGGCAGTGAAACCGATGCAGGCAACGGCCAGGTAAGATATTAGAACTGCGCGGGATTTAAGCCAAAACATGCGGCATTCTGATGGATCGCCAACCTCCGTTCAATCAGATAGCTCACGTTTGCCAATATTTCCCAGGCGGCGGCCCGTTTTTGTCGCGGCCGCCCCACGGGACTCAAATCAATTCTGGACCTTAACGATGTGATAGCTCTTCTTGCCGACGCGCAAGATCAGCATTGTTTCGGTGGCCAGATGGTTCGCAGTGACCGTGTGATCGGCTTCCGTGACCCGGGTGTTGTTGATGTAGACGCCTCCGCCCTTGAGCAGCTTGCGCGCGGCGCCTTTGGATTTGGCCAGTTCCGTCGTGTTGAGCAACTCGATGAGATCAATACCGGCGTCCAGTTCGGCTCGGGGCATTTCCGACGAGGGAACATCGTTGAGCAGCGGTTGCAGATCGCTGTCGCTCAGATTGTCGACCGAGCCACCGAACATGATCTGGGTCGCCGCGATGGCGCGACGTGTTGCGTCTTCACCGTGTACCCACGTGGTGATGTCTTCGGCGAGCGCCTTCTGGCCAGCTCGTTTGTGCGGCGCCTCGGCATGGGCAGCAGCGATCTCCATGATCTCGTCCACCGAGCGCCAGGAGAAGATCTTCAGGAAACGCTCTACGTCTGCGTCCTGCGAGTTGAGCCAGTACTGGTAGAAGGCGTACGGCGATGTGCGCTCCGGGTCGATCCACATCTTGGTGCCCGCGGCGGTCTTGCCCATCTTGTTGCCGTCGGCATCCAGCAGCAGCGGTGTGACCATGCCGTAGATGGACGGCCGGCCCATCTTGCGTTGCAGCTCTGTACCGGTGGTGACGTTGCCCCACTGATCGGAGCCGCCCACTTGCAACTGGCAGCCATGCTCTTTGGCCAGGTGAACGAAGTCGTAAGCCTGGAGCAACATGTACGAGAACTCGGTGTAGCTGATGCCCTGGTCTCGGTCTTGTAAGCGGGCGCGCACCGACTCCTTGGCGATCATGTAGTTGATCGAAATCAGCTTGCCGACGTCGCGAAGGAACTCGAGGTAGCCGATCGGTTTGAACCAATCGGCGTTGTTGCACATTACGGCGTCCGTCGCGCCGTCACCGAAGGTCAGAAACTTCGATAGTTGACCCTGGATGGAGGCGACGTTGTGGGCGAGCGCATCGTCGTCGAGCAGCTGCCGTTCATCGCTCTTGCCGGACGGATCGCCGATCATTCCCGTGGCGCCGCCGACCAGCACGTACGGCCTGTGCCCGGCCTTTTGCAACCGAGCCATGGTGACGACCTGGACGAGCGAGCCGGCGTGCAAGCTCGTTCCGGTTGGGTCATAGCCCACGTAGAACGACACACACTCGCTCGCAAGCAGCTTGCCGAGCTCTTCACGGTTGGTCAGGTCCTGGACGAGCCCCCGGGCCTCGAGTTCATCCAGGATCGAGTTGGTTGGTGCCTTCGCCTGTTCGGTCATGCGCTAACTCGCGTACTCGCTGGCGCGCGTCTCTCGCAACACCACGACGCGAACCGTGCCGGCGTACGTCGCTTCGTTTTCGATCTTGCGCGCGATCTCTTTGGATAGCATCAGCGCCTGGGCGTCGCTGACCTTGTCGTTTTGAACCATGACGCGGAGCTCGCGACCGGCTTGTAAAGCGTACGCTTTGTTGACGCCGTCGAAGCTCTTGCAGAGTCCCTCGAGATCCTCCAAGCGTTTGACGTACGACGCCAACAGTTCGCGGCGTGCGCCGGGACGTGCCGACGACAGACGATTCGCCGCATCGACCAGGTGATCGAGCACGCTGCTTGGTGCTGGCGACTCGTGGTGACTGGCGATGGCCTGACAGACCCGCGGGCTTTCGCCATGCTTGCGCGCCAATTGTGCACCGACCTCGGCGTGGGTTCCCTCGAACTCGTGATCGACTGCTTTACCGATGTCATGAAGCAGACCGGCGCGGCGTGCGAGCTTGACCGAAACGCCAATCTCCGACGCCATGAGTCCCGCCAGAAAGCCGACCTCGACCGAGTGTTGCAGAACGTTCTGGGCGTATGACGTGCGCAACTTGAGCGTGCCCAGCAGTCGGATTAGCTCCGGGTGGACCCGGTGCAAGCCCAGGTCGAACACCGCTTGTTCGCCGGCTTCTTTGCACAGCTTCGCGACTTCCTTTTCGGACTTCTTCACGACCTCTTCGATGCGGGTCGGGTGGATGCGTCCATCGGAGACGAGGCTCGAGATCGCGATGCGCGCAATCTCTCTACGCACCGGGTTGAAGCATGAGATCGTGATGACCGACGCGGTGTCGTCGATGATCATATCGATTCCGCTGGCGGCCTCCAGCGCCCTGATATTGCGGCCTTCGCGGCCAATCAGGCGTCCCTTCATGTCATCGGAGGGTAGGGGAACGACCGCGACCGTGCGCTCGTGCACGAACTCGCTGGCGAACCGTTGGATGGCCGTCGCGATGATCGTCTTGGACTTCTCCGCCGCTTCCTCTTCTGCGGCGTCTTCGATCTGTTTGATCTCTTCGGCGACCTTCTCGCGCGCTTCCCCTCGCATCTCCTCCTGGAGACGGACGAGTGCGTCGGCGGCCGACAGCCCGGCGATTTTCTCGAGACGCCGCTTGGCCTCTTCTTGGGCTGCTTCGGCTTTGCTCGCCATCGAGTCGGCAGCCTTTTCGCGGCCGTCGATGGTGCGCTCGCGCTTCTTTAGATCCTTCTCGCGCTTCTCGCGCTCACGCTTCTGGCGTTCGATATCGCGTTCGCGCTTCTTGAGCTCTTCTTCTTGCTTGCCCAGGTCCGCCTTGCGCTTGCGTACTTCTTCTTCGACGTCGGATTTGATCTTGAACGCGAGCTCTTTGCCCTCGACCTGTGCGGCCTTCTTGATCTCGTCGACGTCAGATTGTGCGGCTTTCAGGATGCTCTTTGCTTCTTGTTCCGCGGCTTTCTCGGCGGCGTCGCTGCGACCCACACCGAGCACTCGCGCCACGACCAGGCCGAGCGCAGCCCCGGCCACCAGGCCGAGGATGAGATAGACAAAATCCATGATCTAGTCCTATCGGTAATCCGAGCAATATGGGTGCCGTGGTCATGTCTCCGACCTCGAGCCGCGGCCTGTTTGCAGGGCGCGGTGTTCGGTGATGACCAGGTCCATGGGAAGGTCGTACGACGTGCTCGGTACGGCGTCGATGACCTGAGTGTCGAATGCGAAGCCCACACGTACAGCATGGGCGTTTTCGGCGAGGGTGACGTCGTAGTGTCCACGTCCCCAACCGAGGCGATTTCCCTGAGCGTCGAATGCGATGCCAGGAATGATGAAAAGGTCGATGTTCTCTACCGGGACGACCGGCAAGTGAGTAGGTGGTTCGAGAATTCCCGCGTAGCCAGGGGTGAGCTCCGCCAACTCGCGAACGAGGTGGAAGCCCATGCGCTGCTTGCCGCGCACGACGCGCGGGAACGCCACAGCGATTCCCGCCGCAAACAGTTTGTCCACGAGTGCGCCAGTGTTCAATTCACTGCGCACGGCGGAGTACACCGCCACCATGCTGGGCGCGTGGTCGACCACCGCGGTGAACGCGTGGTCAGCGGCAGTGACGCAGGCCCGGCTGGCTTCCGACGAATCGATCGCATCACGAACAGCGCGCATACGTTCGCGTAGTTCATTCTTTGCATCGATCATGTCGTCTCCCGTCTGTGGGAGTGGAAGTTCCATCATTTGTAGTGGGCGCATTACCAGGCCCGCGCGGGCGGTGGCTCTACTGCGCCTCTCTTTCTAGGTAGCGCAGGATTCGGTTCGTCCGATCGCGGACATCGCGCTTGAGTTGAGCCTGCTCGCTCTGCAGCTCATGCAATTCATCGGCGATGCTCATCGCAACCAGCAGAGCCAAACTCTGGGTTGTCGCCGTTTTTCCACTCGACTTGATCTCCTCGATCTTTTCCGTAACGTACGCCGCCAGTTCCTTTATGTACTTCGGCTTGGCGTCCGTCTTGATCGCAAGGCGAGTCCCGGCAACCGTCACTTTCACTGATCGGCTCACGGGCCCAATGATACTGGGCAGGTGTGTAGATTCAAGCGCCCGCGGGCGCCGGATAGCTACGTTCGATCATGAAGTTCGCCAGCAGGCGCTGGTGGTCCTTCGTCAGGCCCTGAAAGCGCACGCCCATCCCCGATGTGCCTGGCTCCAGATCGACTCTAACCACCTCGCAGTTGACGTTCACGGGCTCTCCGCCCGGAATGGCCAGCTCCAGAACCGCTGTCGATCCCTCGCAGTCGAGCAGATCCGTGGTCAGGAACAGCCCGCAACGGCTCAGGTTTGCCACCCAGCCATCCAGCGAGACCAGCTCCGACCGATAGCGCGCCCGAACCTTGACGGGAACCCGCTGGCTGGAGCGTTTCTCGTTTACGACCTCTTCTTCCGGGGTCACGTCCTCGGGGGTCACAACAGGGCTGGTATTGGCGCGTGGCATGTGGGTGGGAGTCGGATGGAACCCTACTAAGCACGGCTCCTCACTGTCAATTACGAAGTCCAGCCCACAAAGCTTCCTACAGGGGATCCACAGTCTTAGTGAGTTAGAGACACGAAACCTGAGCACCGATACTTGAAATCCTTCGAACCATCGGGCAATGTGCGCTTCCCTTTCTCGGCTGGGTCAGGTAGTTAGTACCGCGCAGCAAGCAGGGAGAACCAAGCACAACACCATAACCGTAGGGGTCTATAGCTCAGCCTGGTAGAGCAGTGGCCTTTTAAGCCATTGGCCGTAGGTTCGAATCCTACTGGACCCACCATCTCCCTCCGTAACCAAGTAACATCACAACTAAAGACCCTATCGTCCAGTTGGCCTAGGACACCGGCCTTTCACGCCGGCGACACGGGTTCAAATCCCGTTGGGGTCGCCACAGAAGCTCAGCTAATCGCTGGGCTTTTGTTTTGCGCGAACGGGATGTCGCCCACCTGTTGCCCATGCAGGCGTCGAGGAGCCCATGCTTTGTTCTACGTCAGGGACCGAGGATGCCGCACTTCGGCAGCGCTCTCTGCAGTTTTCTGACTCCGGTTTTTGTGACTTTGGTACCCGAAAGATCGAGCCAGCGAAGGTGCGTTAGGCCGGTGAGGTGCACCAACCCGGCATCCGTCACCTTCGTGCCGAAGAGGCCCAGCCTTTTGAGTGCCGACAGCTTTGATATATGGGTCAGGCCCGCGTCGGTCACCTTGGTGCGCTGCAGGTGTAGCTCCACGAGCTTCGTGAGCTTCGTCAGGTGAGCCAGACCCGCGTCGTTGACCTTGGTGAAGTTCAGGTAGAGCCATTGGAGATTACGTAGCTTGGAAACATGTCTCAACCCAGTGCCAGTTATTTTTCCGAAGGTGGCATTCAGCTGTCTTAGGTTGGACAAGTTGGACAGATGAATCAATCCCGCGTCGGTCACCTTGCCGCTCAGCGAGAGCAGCACGAGTTTGGTGAGCCCTCGTAGGTGGATCAATCCCGCGTCGGTAACCTTTGATCGGGGAAAGCTAAGATACTCGAGCTTGCGGAGGCGAACCACATGCTGCAGGCTCGCATCGGTCGTGGACCGAGGACAATCGAGCCGAGTGAGTTTGAGCGACACGCTTTTTCCACAGACTCTAACGTGGTCGTCGCCACCCATGGCGCTTCCGGAATGAGCGAAGAAACTGATCGTCAGAACCAAGATCCCCCACTTCCGATTTGAACGAGTCAGTGTCTTCATGGAGCTGAATCGTACACTTGGTCGGCCGCCGGAGCGGGACTGATGCGGACGACTCGGAACCCGACGGGATCCGTTTTCAACCTAACTTCCCAACAATGCTGCAAGCCGGCGTAGCGCCTTGGGTTTTCAGCTAGGTCAGTTCAGGTTCAAATCCCGTTGGGGTCGCCACGGAAGCCTAGCTAAGCGCTGGGCTTTCTTTTGTCGGACCGATTGCACCGGCGGTCAGTCAGCTGGTGCGAGGCTGGTGCGCGTGCGGCTCCAGCTACTCTTGGATGTGGTCGAACTCCCTGTTGAGCGCTCGCCAACTACTTACAGACTCGGCCTCGAACTGCGCACTTACCGCGTGTCTTGCACCCAGTGGACGCTTTGCAGTGGCGATCATGCCTGGGTTGGCATCCCCAGCCACCCAGGGCGCATTCGCCGGCGAGCCTGCATCGAGCGGACCGGGCACAGTCTGTGGCGGATGTCTGGGTGCACTGCTTGTAGCGGTAGGTGCATTTGCCCGCGTGGGAGCAGAGTTTTGAGCGTCGACAGTCCTTCGACGATCGCACGATGCAGTTGACGCGGCCGGCGAAGCATCGGGCCAGGTCCTTGCACATCAGCGAACGCCGACAGTCCGTGTGTCGGCCAACTACGCAGGTGCCGCGCGCGTTCTTGCACAGGCCAAAGCGCTTGCACACGGCACGGTCTCGGCAGCGCGGGGCGAGTTTTCGGGGCGGAATTGTGGGCGCCTTCTCTGCGCCAACCACACCGGTCAGATGAATCCGAATGAACGGTAAACCCAACACCGGTGAGACGCGGCCTCGAGGGCGCAAGGCATAGAACAGGTACATGGGTGTGAACCCACCCTTGCTCGACCCCACCTGAGCCAGTTGGTTGGGGGCGCTAAAAATGAGCCGGAACGACTTGCCGAGTGGTGCGTTGCCCATCGCATGCCGAGTCCATACGGGGCTGCTGAACAAAGGACCGACGGTCTTGTTTGTCGCCTCGTAGTTCTTCACCGCGACCCGCTTCCCCTTCGAGACCACGCTCCACGTCAGCTTTCCCTGCCGCACATACGCTACCTCGATGGCGGCGAGTTTGGCGCTTTGGGTTCCTGGTGGGAGCTGGACCAACAGAATTCCGCGACCGGTCGGATTTTGCGGCGCCAGCCCGAGGCCAACATCGGGAACCCGGCCGTGGTCGATGGCGAATGTCCACACGCCGCGCCGGACCCGGTTCCAGCCGCGGATCGGCCGTGGCTTCTTGGCCGTCTTTACGTTCTTTGGTCGCGGCTTCGTGGCTCGACCGGGTGTCTTTCCATTCTGCGCAAGCCCCGCCGAAGGCGACACGATCAACAGGCCGCAAACCGCTACCATGGTCGAGCCCCCCCTCATCCAGCGCATCTGAAGAGTGTAACGCATCGGCTGCTCGAGCGTCAGGCCGTCGCGTCTTCTCGTTCGCGCGCGGCTTGCGGCCTCCGCGGGAAACCGCCAAAATGAACCACATGCCGCGCTTACTCGCCTCGCTCGCGTTAGCAGCCGTTGCCGTTGCGTGTGCACAAGCATCGCCGCGTGGGCGGACACCGCCGCCGACGTCTACCCCTGCCAAGACTACCGTTGCAAGCGTCGCCGAGGTCATCGACGACACCCAGCACGCCAAGATGAAGGATCCGGTGGCCCGATTGCGCGTGTGTCTGGCCGCCGGCGACTTTCACGCCTGCGCCGCGGCCCTCGAGGCGCTCTACAACCGTGCGGGCGCAACAACCAGCGGCACTTTGTGGCTCACCCCGCAGCCCGTCGACAAACCCATATCGAGCTATAGCCCGTCGACGAATGGCATCAAGATGACACGCTTCTTGCGCGTGGGCGAGGGCACCGCATACTGGCGTAGCTGGTCGAAGGTGCTGACTGGCGGCACCTGGGATCCCACGCGTGTGGGCGATGAAAAAAACCTTCGCGCGTTGGGCAACTTCGCACTGCTGGGGATCCTGGCTCACGAGCTTGGTCACTATCTGATGGAGCGCTACGCCACCCAGCCCAGGAACCGGCACGTCGCTGAGTTGGGCGCCGACCGCCTCGCCATGGCGCTGCTGGTGGAGCTTCGCCGTTACCCCGATATGGCCAAGCTGGTCGACCAGTACCGGAGCGTGGTCGCGGGGGCGTTATTAGACGCTGTTCCGGCGGCGAGTCGGGTGGCGGCGCCTTCCGGCGACCTGCAGGTGTGGGCCCGCGGCATCAAGCTACCGTACAAGCCGCGGCCCTACGTCGCACTTCAGCTGTCGCGGCAGCGGTACTTGCTCGACAGTGCGCCGGCGTTGAGTTTGGCCACGGAGGTAACGACTCTCAAGCGCAAGCACATGGACGCTGTCAACAAGCGATCGTATGTCAAAGAATCGGTGCGCGTTACTTCGCACGCAGCAATCTCTCCGTTGCTCGGCGCCATGCGCCTCGTCGGCATCACGGGCAAGGGGCGCGTGTGCGGCTTACAACGGGCCGTTGGTCGGTATAGCGAGGTCGTCGACCTCTACTGCGCGAACGGCAAACGAGTAGTGCCGCTGGGGCGCTGGCGAACGACGCGGCTGACGCGGCCGACGGCGGTGGCGTTCCGCTCCGATTCACACTTCTACTATTTGAGCATCAGCCCCAGAGACAAGAAAGTTGGCGTCGTCGAAGTCCGGCGCGTCTCGGGAAGACTCAGCGAGCGTTTGCTCGGCAGCGTTGCGCTGCCAGCAAGCGGGTACCCCTATGTGCGTTTGGCCCTGTCGCCGAGCGGCAAGATCTACGTGCTATTTGGCCTGCCAAACAAGCCCTGGGAGGTACGGTTGGTCGACGCGAAGACTGGGGCGATCACCAACCAACCAGCCCTCACGATTCGCCGGAGAACTCGCGGTGCCGATACCGATGGGCCGATCTCTACCGCGGCCGTCGACGCCATGACGTTCGCCGTCGACGATGCGGAGACGTTCTACGCCCTGGACAGAAGCAAAAGCATTCGGCGGATAGGCGACGGGGTCGTCCATACCGTCGCGGGCACGATGCTGAGAGGCTATCGCGATGGAGCGGGCCGGGCGGCGTCCCTGTACGGGCCACGCTCTCTCAGCGTGGGCGCGAACGGGAACCTCTACTTCATAGACGCGTGGCGCACGCGTTTCGGGCTAAAACTCGCGCACCGCCTGCGCACCGTTGCCATCAGCCGACGCTAGGCCTAGTTCCGGACGACCAGTCCCGGCTAAGGGACTCACCGCACGCTCGTCCCGTCCCGTCCGAAAAACGATTTGCCTCGATCGTGTTTCCGGACAGGACGCGATGCGTAGCCCAGCGCGTCCAGGCGGATGCCACGAAGCTACCAAGCTACCGCACCAAGCTACCGCACCAAGCTACCGCACCGCGGAAGAATCGTGGGCAACTCTGCTGCGCGCGTGCCGATAAGGGGGGATGTCTTTACCCCGCCAGGTTCTTCTTAAGCTAAGCTAAGCTACCGCACCGCGGAAGAATCGTGGGCAACTCTGCTGCGCGCGTGCCGATAAGGGGGGATGTCTTTACCCCGCCAGGTTCTTCCAAGCTACCGCACCGCGGAAGAATCGTGGGCAACTCTGCTGCGCGCGTGCCGATAAGGGGGGATGTCTTTACCCCGCCAGGTTCTTCCAGGCACGACCTACCTTGTGACGCGCCGTTGCACTCAGCGCCAGTTCCTGTTGACCCCTAGTAGGCAGTCCTTCGTGACATTTCTGTATTGCCTCGCGCTGGCCCAACACGCGACCGGCGTACAGATTCACGCCGTTTGCGTCCTGTCGAACCATTACCACCTGGTTGCGACGGACCCCAAGGCGCTGCTGCCCCGATTCGTCTATATCCTCAACAAGTTCGTCGCCAAGTGCATGAACGCCCACTACGGCCGTTGGGAGAATCTGTGGGCGGCTGGCACCCAGGCGAGCTACGTACGGCTGGGAGATGACGAGGCGATGGTCGACAAGCTCGCTTACACCGTGACCAACCCGGTCGAGGCAGGACTGGTGTCGGGTAGCAAACAGTGGCCTGGACTTCTTCTGTGGAAGCCAGCGCGCTACAAAGCGAAACGACCCGGCTGGTTCTTCCATGATAGCGGGCCTACGCCGGCCGAGTTGTGGCTCGAGCTCACACCGCTTCCCCTGGGTGACGGCGCCCTTCGTCCGCGGGAGGTGATGGAGCGTGTTGGCCGGGCCATCGTCGACAAGGAGAAAGAGCTCCGCGCCTACATGCACCGCGCCGGCCGCGCATTTCTCGGCAAGAGCGTCATCCGACGTCAGCACCACACCGATTCACCAGACACCCCCGAACCGCGACGCGGCCTGTCGCCTCGCGTTGCTTCACGAGACAAGTGGCGGCGGGTCGAAATACTTCAACGCCTCAAGAGCTTCACCGAAGGCTACCGCCGCGCGCTCTCGCAATGGCTCGACGGTGATCGCAAGACGGTCTTCCCTGCCGGGACCTACGGCCTTCGTGTTGAGTTTTCAGTTCGCTGCGCCGACGTCTGACCCAATCACAGCTCTGCCGTCGGCGCGATCCTCAGCGTTCGCGTGGACAGCTACGTCCGGGACCGATACGCGCCGCCGTTTCCTTCCTTTGTGGCCGAAGTCGGCAGGCGCTCCGCGCACCAGCACAGCATCCGTCGCCGCGCACCGAACCTATCTGGTCGGCTCGTCAATTCTTCCTGGGTGCGGTCTGCTGGTCTGCTGGTCTGCTGGGCACACGAGTCGCCGCTCACGGACGGGTAGTAGAAGGCTGATTCTTGGGTGGATTCGACGTTAGTTGTCACTACGCGCTAGAATAAGGCCTGCCTCACCGCGGCCACAGCTTCCGTGAGAACTGCGTGCTCTGCGACGAGTTGGCAACGCAGACGTGCGGACGCTGCGCGGCCCCGCTGTGTGTAGCGCACGGCCACGGCGAAGACGTTCACTGCGGTGACTGCGAGGTCGAGTTCTTCTCGCAAGAGGCCCGGCGCACCCGTCGCTTGTCGTTGGCGTTCGTTGGCGGGCTGGCGGCTGCCACGGTAGTCGCGACGGCCATCACATTGCCAGTCGGTGGCTGGGGACCAGCGGTACTCATGGGGGTGTTCGGCACGAGCGCAACTGTGGGCATCAGCACCGCGATGAGCGGCAAGCAACGAACCAGCCGCCGGCGCAGAAAGAAGTTCCTCGCCGAGCGCGCTGAGCGGTTCCAACCGATGTTGCCTTCGGCGGACGAGAGCGAATGAGATCGGCGCTGCCCACAACACTGATGTGTGCTCGCTGTGCTTCGGCTGGTCGAGCACTCCGTCCGAGGTTCACAGCCTCGGTCCGGCACTCGGACGGCAGACAGCGGCAACTTGTTTACCGGACAGTGGCCGTGTTCGAACGATTCGGTGATTGGTGACACAGTCACGTCGAACCACATGGTGTCGACAGCCGCTCTGTTCGTCCGCGTTGTGTCAGTCGTTTGCTCGCTGTAGGGGTCGAATCGCCGTCTGCAGAATGCGGCGCGAAACAAACGGCCAATTGGTCGGCGATTCTTGCGTCTTCCTCGCCACGCTACGCGTTCGTCTTGTTGGCCGCCAGGGTGGGATTGGTGCGGACCACACGGAACACTACGGGATCCAATTTCACCCTAACTTCCCAGTAACGCTGCAAGCCCACGCCGCGCCTTGGGTTTTGTGATAGGTCAGTTCAGGTTCAAATCCCGTTGGGGTCGCCAGAGAAGCCCTGCACATCGCAGGGCTTTTTCCTTTGGTGCACGTGCTGTCGCCTGTGCGTTGCCCAGTCGCATTCGGATCGTCGTGCAGCAAGTCGTGTTGGTGTGTATCCAAGGGCCATACTGTGGCGATGGAGCATCCCGATAGCACGTGGAGGCTACTGATAAGGTCGCACCTATTCTTGTTGCTGGTGCCATGGTTTGGTTGTGGTGGCAGGGCAGCGGCCCCACGAACTGCTGCGCCGTCGACACCCCCGGTTGTCACTGTCGCGATTGAAGTCGAGGGATCCGGCGAAGTCCAAACGCCTGGGGCGACATGCGGCAAAGCTCTGTGCTTGGTGCGAGTGGCAAGCCGATTTATCGTCGCGTCCGCAAAGGCTCGGCCGGGTTGGCGTTTCAGCAACTGGGCGCATCCGGCGTGCGCGAAGCAGCGAACGTGCCGGATGGGCGTTGCCGCCGGAGTTCGCCTACGAGCGATCTTTAGCAAGCTAGACGCTAAGCCCTGGCGTCTCGGCGAATCACTTGGGGGAGGACGAAGAGATGACTGGATGATTACCCGCAGCCTCGCAGTCGGGCCATCCCAGGTCGTAGTCATGGGGAGCTACAAAGGTGCGCCCAGATTCGGACGTCGGCAGTTGCCTCTAAACAGTATTCGCCAGGCGAGTGCGTTCATTGCAGGTGTTTCACATTCGGGCACTGTGCGCTGGCTGCACTCCATTGCGCATATAGGTGCTTGGCATGGTCGCGCTATCACTGTTGGTCCGCGTGGCAACATCTACATGGCGCTGGCGGTTGACCGGACGATCAACCTCGCTGGGCGAACGGTGGTTGTGCGAAGCGCCAGTGTCGTTGTTGCCAGCCTCACGGCCGGCGGCACGCCGCGCTGGCACAAAGTACTGTCCCAGCCGCGGGGGACCATGTCCGTCCGGCTACTGGCAGACAAAAACGGTGTCGTGGTGGCTGGTCGTCGCTCTACGCCGAAACACACGGCCAGCGCGCATTTTGGGACGGTCCCTTTCATTGTGCGTCTCGACAGCAACGGCACCGAGCAATGGGCGACGGTGATGGCAGGCAGGCTGTGGATCGCTTCGCTTGCAGCTCTGCCTAATCCAAACATGGTCGCCATTGTCGGTACCTTGTTTGGCTCCGCAACAATTGGCGGACGCAAGGTCGCTAGCAAGGGGCGTACGGACATAGTCGCGGCCACACTTTCGATGAACGATGGCAAGTTGGTTTCGGTCAACCCTTCCGGCATTTCCGGCGTCGATGGTGGCGTGGCGGTAACCACGGATCGACGCGGCGCCGCGTACCATTTGGGATCTGCGGTGCGTTCGGTCCCGGGCACTTTCGCTGCGGGAAAAAAGGTCGCCATCGGCCTTTTGATTCATACCGGACCATCGGGCACCGTCCGATGGATGAAACCGGTGGGTTTGGGCGCGCCGGTGCACTCAACGCGTGTGTTCGCGATGAGCGCCCGGAAAGGGGGAGGGGTTGCTGTGCTCGCGAACTCTGGCCGGGCCTGGTACGTCGCGGAGTACTCTGTGACAGGCGAGGAGGTGAGCAAGACTGGAATCCCTGGCCCGTGTCGACACATGGTCGCATCAGCCATTAGTCCAGGATTCTACGTCGGTTGCGGCAATGCGAAGGCAGCCAGCCCGTTGGTGAGGATTTTTCCCGGACGGATTCCTTACTAATACAAAGCAGAATAGTTTCTGCTGCACGCGCCGGCGTTGACCTGTACTTTGTGAGCGTCTCGAAGTGCCAGCAGGCAATAGGTCCCTGTCGCCAATGCGGATAACTCTGGTCGAATTGGACGACGAAATACTGCGCCAAATCCATGTTGTTGATCTTGGGATGACCTCCGCGGCACGCGCAGTCTTGCACTGACTACGCCCGCGGAAGTGCCAGCAACTCCAACGGAATTTGGTCCAACATGAATGGTGCCCCGTTGGGGTCGCCAACTAAGCTCCGGTAACCCCGGGGCTTTTTCTTTGGCTGTCGCCGTACTCTGCGCCCCCCTTGCGAGAACAGCACGCGGTTGATGCGCCAAAGGTGGACCGACTTCTCCACGGTGAGGACACGGCTAGCCGTTCAGCGCGTTTACCGCATCTTCGTAGGACTTCCGGTCGAACACGAAAGGGCCGAAGCCTTCGTACGCCCATCGTTCCGCTGCTGAGTGTTCGGACCGGTGCGGTTGCTCGAAGTCTTCCCAACGGACGGTGTTGTCGTCGACTGTGATGCGCACCATCAGCGGCCAGCAACCAATGAAGTCGCAGCAGCTGCAACTGAGGATCGCAATGCGGCCGTCGTCGTCCAGGTTGTCGTCCTTGGGGAGCAAGTGGTCTCGGGCAATCTGCGCGGGAAGGTACGAGTAGGCGCCGGCTATCCCGGGGTGGCCCTCGCGCTTCGCGAATGGCAACTCATGCGGCCTCAGCGCCGAGATTAGTTCCTCGCCATCAATTAGGATCACCGCGACGTCGACGCGTTGGTCGTCGATTGTCATCTGAGTGGTCTGGAGCTCGAGAGAGTTCACCAAGTTGAGCTTAGGCCCCAGGTGCTCATCGAGCAAGACGGCGCAACGTTGGGCCGATCTTGTGCTGCGCGGTCACGGTGCCCCGTGCGCCGCTTCATTGGGAATTAGATAATCGTAGCATCGGCGGTATTCTTCACCACCGGCCAATGCCGTAGCCTTGTCGATTGCCTTCATCGCGTCGGCGTCGATCGGTTCTAGACCACTATTGACTCGCTCCGAGTGGCGTCAGGTGCCAATAGTTGATCGGGGTGCAATTGGCCGTGAAGGGGAGGGCGGGACGAGTATTAGATACGTTTGATCGTGTTGCGACCAACGACGTGACCGACGTTGTGTAACGAGGAGCAGCTCGTTTGCGGACTTGCCGAGAGGATATTCAGATTGCCTTGTGTGACCTGCCGAAGGGCCCGGGATCGTTGACACTGTCTCGGGCCTTGGTTTTTGGAACCCGTGCCGAGTTCGCAGCCAGCAACTGATCGG